>WBZO01000006.1_pt1:690000-700172 | contig 700172 bp, 593 predicted proteins | sample 5204261 | NCBI WGS metagenome assembly WBZO01 (sample SAMN12412400, study PRJNA552823) | activated sludge metagenome | isolation source: activated sludge from anammox sidestream of wastewater treatment plant... | place: USA: North Carolina | collected 2017-09 | reverse complement strand
CACCGGCTGGAATGTCGTCGATTTTGATTTGACCGTACTCCAATGTCTGTGCCCGCGGCACGGTGTGCCTTTCAGCCTCGGGCGCACCGGCGACCACGCGACCATCCGGCGGAACCGAGGCTTCACCTGCGGAGCGTGTGCCCGAGTCCCGGGTCGGTTCAATATCGATCCGCTTACCTACCTGCCATCGCATGCGACCGTCACCGATACGCAGGCGATCTGTACACCGGACGGCACCCGCTTCGGGCGCAAACCCGGTACCCCCCGGGCTCATTGCGCGCCTGTGGATCGAAGGTGACCAGGCTCACCGAGCTGGCGACATCCTGGGCAGTCGAGCGATCGAGATCTTGATGGTGGACCGCGCCAGCTCCAGTCCTGGCGAATTCGTCCGCGCTTGACTCGAGCCGCTCGCATCGGCATCCAGACGGCGTGCCGGAAATCGGTACCGCGGACACCCTACCGACGATCGAAGGCCGCGCCCTAGGATTCGGGCTCTTCCTCGCCGCAGAGCAGATCTTGGAGCCGGTCTTGGAAGATGCGACGCTGCACGCGGTGCGCCGGCGGCTCTTCGCAGCCATCGATCCCAAGCTCGTGGAGCGTCTCGCCAAGGGCGACGTGATCGTCGCCGGGGAGATCACGGACACTCAGGGAGCAGCACCCCGCGCACTGCAGATTCTTGCCGAGACAGGGGTCGTAGCACTAGTCGCCGAACGATTCGCCCCGGGCGTCCAAGACGCCGCCGCTGCTGCGGGCATCGTTGCGCTGGTAGTCGATACACCGAGCATCCTTCGAACCGGCGATCGCCTTCGGCTCGATCTCGACGCTGCCAAGGTAGTCGACTTGTCGAGCGGAGATCGTGTGGCGATTCGGAATGCGAGCAACGCCGTCGACCGCACGCGCCTGCGAGCGGCACTCGCCCGATCCACGAAGTGAGCACGGTCCGGCAGGATCCTCCGGTTATCCGATCGACGGCGTTGCGCGGTGACGTACTGCCGGCCAGCTTCTATACGCGGCCGACCCTGCGCGTCGCCCGCGCGCTCCTCGGGAAAATCCTGGTTCACCGAAGCCGGATCGGCAGTGCTGCCGGCCGCATAGTCGAGGTCGAGGCATATCGTGGGATTGAGGACCGCGCAGCTCACACCGCGGGCGGCCGACGCACCATGCGCAACGAAGTCATGTGGGGACCGGGCGGCCATCTATATGTCTACTTCATCTACGGCATGCATTATTGCTGCAATGTAGTGACCCGTACCGCCGGAGTGCCCGAGGCCGTGCTGCTCCGTGCCCTCGAGCCTATCGTCGGTCTCGACCTGATGCGCCGGCGGCGCAAGCGCTGCGACGTCCCCGCTTGGGCGCTCGCCCGTGGTCCCGGCAATCTCTGCCGCGCGCTCGGAATCGACCTTCGCAACAACGGCTGCGATCTCACCACGGGACCGATCGTCCTACTGGATGCGCCGCGCCTCAGTGATGCCGCCATCGCTGCCTCGCCGCGCATCGGCGTCGCCTACGCTGGCGACCACGCGCTCCGGCCATGGCGTTTCTTCGTCCGTACATCTCCGGCCGTCTCGGGGCAGCGATCAGGCACGGCGCTCAACCGTCCTTGATGCCTACCATGCTCGCCAGCGGGTCAATCCCGGGCATCTCCAAATCGACCCCGGTCGTCTCGAGGAAACGCGCCACCATCATATAGAAACCTATAGTCAATACTGCTTCACAGAGCTCGCGATCCGAAAAATACCGCTGCATGCTCGCTAGCACCTCATCACTCGCTCGCGGCCTCACAAGCAACTCGTCGGTCAGCCGCAATACCGCACGATCGCGCTCGTCGAAGCACGGTGCGTCGACATCGCCGCGCTCGAGCGCCGCGATCTGCTCTTCGGATACTCCGCAGGCTCGCCCGATCGGCACGTGTTGTTGCCATTCGTACGGTGCCGGCGAACATCTCCCGATCCGGAGTATTGCGAGCTCGCGCAGCCGTGCATCGAACGCCGCGCGCGACAAGATCGCGTTACTGAGCTGGCCGAAGCCCCGCAGGAAAGTAGGGGCATGCGGCAACATGCGGAAGACGTTGAGAGGCGGGAAACGGGTCGCCAGCGTCCGGGTGCTCTCGGACGCATACGCCAAATCCGGATATGGAATGCGTGCCATGGAGACTGATTAGAGGAACTCGTACGGTCAGGACAAGCGCAGTTGCTTGACTCGCGTGACGGCCGATGATTCGAGGCATCGTGCCCCGCGAATTCCTGTGGCGCGCTCCCGTCTGGCAGGCGGACCTAGACGCCTTCGGCGAGCTGCGGTGCACGACCTTGCTCCGCTTGCTCCAAGAGGCTGCGGCGCGCGACTCCACCGCCGCCGGATTCGACAGCGCCTATTACGACCGCATGGGCGGTGCATGGATCATCCGCCGCTCCCAGGTGTCGATGCAGCGCCCCGCTCGCTACGGCGACATTCTCGATGTCCGCACGTGGATAACCGACTTTCGCAGAGTCCGGTCGCAACGCGCTTACGAAGTCCGCAGTGGCGACCAACTCGTCGCCCGGGCTTTTTCCGACTGGGTCTTCGTAGACCTGCAAGGACGTCCGCGACGGATTCCGGACGAATGGTACACAGTATTCGGCATCTGCGAGACGCACGCCCCTACCCGCGTTCCGTTTCCGAAAGCGACACTATCCGACCGCGCCCTGACATTCACCCGCCGCATAGAGCTTCACGAACTCGATGCGCTTCGCCACGTCAACAACTCGAACTACGTCGCCTACGTCGAACAAGCATTGCAAGACGCCGCGGAGGTTGCCGGCTACGGCTTCGATGCTCAGATTGCGGCCGGCGGACGATTCCGCGCGGTCGAGCACGATCTCGAGTATCTCGACGCCGCCCGCTACGGGGAGACTATCGCCGTCACGACCTGGCCGCTTCGCGTCACAACGGACGAGATCGAACAGTACACGCATCTCCATCGTGGCGATCCGCATCGCCCATTGCTCCGAGCCCGCAGCCGTCATCACTGGATCGGAACCGCCGGCACAGCGATTCCCGACGCTCTTCGCGCCGCATTTCGTACGCTCTGATTTGCGGGGTCGCCGACCTTCCGATATCGTCCGGCCTCATGAGCGTTTCGCGACGCACGCGCAAGATCACGATCGGTCGCCGGTCGCTCGGGGGCGATGCGCCCATCGTAGTGCAGAGTATGTGCGCCACGAAGACACGCGATATCGATGCGACGGTCGCACAAGTCCACCAGCTCGCCGCCGCTGGTGCCGGCGTCGTTCGCATCGCCGTCGACCACGAGAAGGAGGCTGCAGCTCTCGAAGAGATCCGGCGGCAGACCAACGGAATAGAGTTGTCTGTAGATCTGCAAGAAAATTATCGGGTAGCAGCGGCAGTAGCCCCCTGGGTAGACAAGATACGCTATAATCCCGGGCACCTACACCACATCGAACGCGGCAAGACAATCGCCGACAAGGTCGCTTGGCTGGCTGATGTCGCCCGCGACAACGATTGCGCGATTCGGATCGGAGTGAATTGCGGGTCGGTCGCTCCGGAGTTTCTCGAACGGCACCCCAACGACCAGCTGGAAGCGATCGTCCAATCAGCACTTTATCACTGCGCTCTCATGGAGAGGCTAGACTTCGACCGCTTCGTCGTTTCGTTGAAGGATTCCGATCCCGAGAAAGTCGTCGCTGCGAACTCGCGCTTTGCTGCAGCACGGCCTGACGTTCCGCTTCACCTTGGCGTCACGGAGGCCGGAATGCCGCCCGAGGGCATCATCAAGACTCGTCTCGCGTTCGAAAGGCTCCTCGCCCGCGGCATCGGTGACACGATTCGCGTTTCGCTCACACTGCCGAACGAGCGTAAGCACGAAGAGGTCGAAGTCGGCCACAAGATCATCGAGGACGTGACACAAGCGCGGTTCATCTCCGTCCCGAACTTCGGTCAAGGCCTCAATATCATCTCGTGCCCGAGCTGCTCGCGCGTCGAGAACGAGCGTTTTGTGGAGCTGGCGCAGCACGTGAAGGAGATCACTTCGTACGCGGCTGCGCACCGTATCACGATCGCCGTAATGGGGTGCCGTGTGAACGGCCCAGGTGAGACGGATGACGCTGATCTCGGACTCTGGTGCGGACCGTTGACGGTGAACCTGAAGAAGAAGGACGTGAAGGTTGGTTCTTACAGTTACACCGACGTCTTACCGAAGCTCCGCGAAGAACTTGACCGCCTGATATCGGAGCGGTCCGTCCGCTAGGACTGACTGTTCGACTTCCGACTCCTAGCCACGTCGGGATAAAACTTCCCGTCCGCGAGCGTCAGTGGTTCCGCGCCCCCGGCTTCGCGGATCTCGCCGGCGATACGGAGATACCGACCCTCGTCGGCAACGATACGTGCCGTCACCACGAGCGGCCGTCCGACCGGGCACGGTCTGCGGTAGCGGAGCGCGAGCGATCCGGTGACAACGAAGCCTCCGCGGGAAAAATAGGCGGCGGCACAGCAGGTCTCGTCGAGCAACACGGCTTGAATGCCGCCGTGTACGATGGCGGACGCACCCTGATACGACGGGGACACCACGGTCTCGCAGCGTACGCCTCGCGAATGCCTGAAGAACCGCAGGCGCAAACCGACGGGATTACTACGCGAGCACCCGAAGCATTGACCGCCAGCGGGAAAGAAAAGCTCCTCCTCGCCGGAGGCGCCGGTACCGTGGTCGTCGATCATCGTCAAACGCGCTCGAGTATGGTGGTGATTCCCATACCGCCGCCTATGCACATCGTAACCAGGCCGGTGGCTCGGTCGCGCCGCTCGAGCTCGTCGAGTACCGTCCCGATGAGCATTGCTCCCGTGGCGCCCAGGGGGTGGCCGAGAGCGATCGCACCCCCGTTCACGTTGACTCGCTCCGGATCCATCCTGCAGTCGCGGATCACCTTCAGAGGCACGGCAGCAAAGGCCTCATTGATCTCGATCAGATCGATGTCTTCGATCACCATACCAGCCTTCTTGAGGCATCGCTCGGTCGCCGGCACCGGCGCAGTAAGCATGATGACAGGCTCGGCACCGTGCGTAGCCATAGCGCGAACACGCGCCCGCGGCTTCAGGCCGTGGGCGCGGGCGTAGTCCGGCGACGCAATCAGGACAGCCGCGGCACCGTCGACGATGCCGCTCGAATTACCCGCCGTGTGCACGTGTTCGATCACCCGTACCTGCGGATACGCTTTCTTGACTTTCTCGTCGAAGCTGAGCTCGTCACCCTTCTGGACGTACTTACCGAGCTGCACGAACGACGGCTCGAGCTTTCCGAGTGCCTCGAGGGTAGTCTGCGGCCGCGGGAACTCTTCACGATCTAGCGCTACCGTTCCATCACGATTTTTGACCGGTACAACGCTCTTTTCGAACCGCCCCTCTTCGATCGCCGCCTTGGCACGCTGCTGGCTGGATAGCGCGAAACGATCGACGTCATCGCGCGAAAATCCCTCTATGGTCGCGATCAGATCCGCTGAAATACCCTGAGGGACGAGCGGATACATTTCCCGGAGATGGCGATTGTGGCCGTCGATGCCCGCGCCATCCGATCCCATGGGCTGGCGCGACATGCTCTCGACTCCGCCACCGACCACGAGATCCTGCTGTCCCGATAAAACCCCCATCAGAGCGAAGTTCACGGCCTGCTGGCCGGAGCCACAGAAGCGATTAAGCGAGACACCCGTCACTTCCGTCGGCCAGCCCGACACCAGGGTCGCCATGCGCGCAATGCATCCCCCCTGCTCTCCCGCCTCGGTCACACAGCCGACGACGACGTCCTCGACGTCCTTTGGATCGAACGCGTGCCGCGCCGATAGCGCCTGGAGAGACTGGGCAAACAGCTCCTGCGGATGGATATGCGACAGTGCCCCGCTCTCCTTCTTACCGCGACCGCGAGGGGTACGAACTGCATCGATGATCCAAGCTTCCGCCATGACTCGTCTCCTTCGAATGAGATACGGCCGAACACTAGATACCCACACCATTATCATTGCAACGCAGTGAGCACCGGAGCGGCGGCGGGTCTTCGTACTTTCGGCTATCGATCACCGGCCCTCGATCTAGGATCTTTCGGCAACGAAACGGCACTCTGGCATCACCGGACAGATCGCCCACCTTCCTAATGTCCGCACCGCACGAATATCGCGGAGAGTCGGTCGTCGGTCTCGAACGCTGCGAATACTCGACCGAGCACATGGATCACTCCATCGACGTTCTGCAATGGGCCCTCTACTCGCAGTAGCTGCGCCGTCTGCAGCAGCCGTCGATGCGCACGAAACACATCGGGACGAACCGCGACATTACATGTACCGGTCTCATCCTCGATGGTGAGGAACAGCATGCCCTTGGCCGTGCCGGGACGCTGCCGAACGATCACATGGCCGGCGATCCGGACGTATCGACCGTACGGGACATTGCGTACCTCTGCGCTGGTGATTACCCGTTGCGCGCGTAATGTCGTACGGAGATGAGCCATCACATGAGGGCCGATCGTTAGACCCATACTTGCATAGTCGGCAAGCGTTTCTTCGATCGGCAACATAATTGGTAACGGGGAGGCGCCTTCCGCTCCGGACGCAGGCTTGTTCTCAACCGAGATGGCACCGAATAACATCGCCGGACGATGATCGAGCGCTGCCATCTGCCACAGAACGTCACGTCGTCGAGCTCCGAATGCTGCGCACGCTCCGGCGAACGCGAGGCGACGGCGTTCATTCTCCTGCAATCCGGTACGTGCGACGAGATCGGCGAGCGTTGCGAACGGCATCCTACGCCGTTCTTCCTCGATGCGACGACCCGTAGCCTCGCGCAGGCCGCCAACGTAGCGCAGACCGATACGCAACGCACCGTCCTCGATCGTACAATCCCACGCCGAACGCATCACATCGATCGGACGCAGCACCACACCGTGCCGTTCTGCATCTTTTACCAGTGTCGCCGGATGATAGAAGCCCATCGGCCAGTTGTTCAGTAGGGCACAGTAGAATGACGCCGGGTGATGAACTTTCAGATATGCCGATGCATACGTGATCAACGCGAAACTTGCGCTGTGCGACTCGGGAAAGCCATACAGCGCAAATGACATGATGCTGCGTACGATCTCATCGGCTGCCGTCCCGACTATGCCCCGCTCAGCCATACCGGCCCGCAAGCGCCTCTCGATCTGAGCCATACGCTCCGCCGACCGCTTGAATCCCATCGCTCGGCGGAGCTCTTCGGCCTCGCCGCCGGAAAACCCGGCGGCCGTCATGGCGATCCGGAGCAACTGCTCCTGAAACAGCGGCACACCGAGCGTGCGCTCGAGGATCGGCTGCAGCGACGGGTGGGGATAAGTCACGGGTTCACGTTTTGCGCGCCGACGAAGATACGGGTGCACCATCTCTCCGACGATCGGCCCCGGACGAACGATCGCCACCTCTACTACCAGGTCGTAGAAGCAGGCCGGTTTGAGACGCGGCAGTGTCGCCATCTGCGCTCGGCTTTCGACCTGGAATACACCGACCGTGTCGGCTCGTTGCAGCATCTTGTAGACCGCATGATCGTCGTGCGGAAGATGCGCGAGATCGAGGTCGACGCCGTCATGCTCTCGCACCAGCGGTATCGCATCCTCGAGAACGGCCATCATGCCGAGTCCCAACAGATCGACCTTTATGATGCCAAGGTCGGCGCAATCATCCTTGTCCCACTGCACCACGACACGCCCAGACATCGTCGCGGGCTCTAGAGGAACGACCTCGTCGAGTCGTCCCGCCGCCAGCACCATACCGCCCGGATGTTGTCCGAGGTGGCGTGGCAAATTCTGCATTCTCCGCACCAGATCGACCAGCAGTCGCGCACGCGGCGCGTTGACATCGAATCCAGCAGCAGCGAGTTGATCGGAGACCTCATCGTCCGGATCACGAAACTCGAATGCCCGGAGAAGCGACGCCAACCGTGCGACCGGTTCGACTCCGAATCCGAGCACCTTGCCTACTTCACGAACGGCGCTTCGGGAACGATAGGTGACGACGTTCGCCGTCATCGCCGCGCCATGTGCTCCGTAGCGGCGATAGACGTATTGAATGACGGCCTCTCGTCGCCTGCCGCCCGGGAGATCGATATCGATATCCGGCCTCCCGCCACGCTCCTCGGACAAGAACCGCTCGAAGAGCAGGTCCATGCCGATCGGATCCACGGCCGTTATGCCGAGTACGAAGCAGACCGCGCTGTTGGCGGCTGACCCGCGCCCCTGCACCAGAATACCCTGCTGGCGACAGAACTCGACGATGTCCCAAACGATCAGGAAATAGCCGGTGAGATCGAGGCGCTCGATGACACCGAGTTCGTGCTCGAGCTGTGCACGTATACGCGCAGTAATCGTACCGTAGCGACGGCGAGCGCCGCGCTCCACCAACGCCCTCAAGTGCGAGATCTGGGTTGCACCCTGCGGCAACGGAACGCTCGGGAACTGATAATCGAGATCCGCGAGCGTGAATACACACCGTTCGGCGATCCGTCGCGTATTGCTAACCGCGTCCGGCACATCCCGAAAAAGAGCACGCATCTCGCGTGCCGACTTCAGATGTCGTTCTGCATTGACGGCCAACAACCGCCCGGCAGCATCTAAGGTCGTCTTGTTGCGTACGCACGTAAGCACGTCGAGCAGCCGTCGGTCATTCGGACACGCATGCCGTACGTCATTGGTCGCCACGAGCGGTATTCGACAAGCTTCGGCCAGAGCAATCAGCCGTCGCGTCACCCACGCTTGGCGACTCTCGAAGTGACGATGGATCTCGACATAGACACTCCCGGTACCGAGAAACGCTTGCAACCGATCTAAGCGGGCGCGAGCGTCTGCAGCGTCATCGAGGTGGGCGAGCATCGCATCGTCGTCGCCAGGTACGAGCGCAATCAGCCCGCCAGCATGCTCCTCGAGATCGCCCCAGCCGAGCGCACCTCGCCTCTCTACCGAACGCATCTTTCCTCGCGTCAGCAACTTACAGAGGTTCCGATATCCGCGGCAGTCCGTAGCGAGCAAGGCGAGACGGCCATTTTCGATCTCTACGTCTGCCCCAATCAACGTTCGGAGTCCGCCGTTCGCCTGGGCGGCACGAAAGGCTCGCGGCGCACCGTACACACCGTCACGATCGACAATCGCGACGGTGTCGAAATCGAGCGCAGCCGCTCGTGCGACGAGGTCCTCCGGTAGCGATGCCCCAGCCAGAAAGCTGAAGGCACTCCGTACGCGTAGCTCTACATAGTCGTCAGTCATACACGCCGTCCGCCAGCCACCTGCCCGAGTACACGTCGCGATAGATCCGGTAGACACCACCGTCACTCAGTTCGACGTCGTAATATTCCCGCGCATACGGATCGGTGCTCCACCACTCACCGCGCATGCGCCATGGGCCTGCCCAATGCATCACGCGACCTCCCAAACGGTCGACACTGCGCACACGGTAGGGGCGGTTGCGACTGGCGACGACCTCGATCGGCATCGGCGGACGAAACACTCGAAGAGCCAAGCGTACGACCGCGGAGGAGCCCGAAAATTCGACCCGAGAGGCGTGCGACTCCGGAGACGAATCGACACCAGTGATCAACGGCACCTGACCGGTAAACGGATCTATCTGTACGACGTCGGGACGATGCGTGCCCGCATCCCTCAAGACGCCGACGCGCCCTGGTCCGCACAGAGTCGATAGTCGGGCGAGTGCGACGGCGAGTGCTGCCGACATCGGATCGGCGGGTCGAAACAGATCGAGCTGTGTCGGCTGCAATCGCGTCGAGATGCCAGTAGCCGTTACCGCTGTGACAGCAAACGATGGCGGGTGAGATTCTATATGCACACTCACCAGGGTCAGTAGCGTTCGGCGATCCGCAGTCGGCACCGAGACGGGAATGCACCGGACATCGCATTCCGCACTGTCCGAACCAAGCGCTATACGGACTTCTCGACATCCCAAAGCATGGAACTCGAGACGGGCAGTGATGCGCTCAAGCAACCGGCGCAAGACGAACAACAGCGGCTCGACTCGATCTACTGCATACTCAAGTTTGAGAGACTCCTCGAACGTGTGCGGGATGGGTCGTACCGCTATGGGCACATCGTTTTCACCGCGAGCACGTCGTACCAATTCGGCACCGGCGGCACCGAGACGATGCGCTACTGCTCCAGCCGG